>SAMEA3387507__coassemble_1712_pt1 | contig 10305 bp, 10 predicted proteins | sample SAMEA3387507__metabat2_high_PE_034 | metagenome-assembled genome bin SAMEA3387507 (sample SAMEA3387507) | Felis catus | biome: Faeces | place: United Kingdom | collected 2012 | reverse complement strand
CCCTCCACCTCGGTCACATCATATTCCATCAAATTGCCAAACGGCTCAAGCGCCGCACCCTTGTGCCCGGGCATATGCAGGCGCGACCAATCGGCTTTTCTGTATTCTTCCAGCGCCGCGCGCAGCGGTGTGCTGATTTTACTGTTCATCTTTTTCCTCCTGTACAATTTTGATGTTGCGCAGGATAGTATTCCTGCCCCGATAGTTGTATGCTCTTGTTTTCAGCAGCTGCTGGGCGTTCTGTTCATCCATCACTGCCACTGCCGACTGCAAAAATTCCGGCACCGGCGTCAACTGCGGTTGCCGGTTGCATGGGCAGACGTCATTGCAGATGTCGCATCCCCATACCAGTCCTCCCTGCCGGATCTGCTGTCGCTCCCAGTCGCTCAGCTCGCCTTTTTTCTGGGTGATGTGAGAGCGGCACCTTTCCAGATAGACGCTGCCGTCCTCCTGCAAGGCTCCCTGCGGGCAGGCGCGGACACATTTTCCGCAATTCGGACAGCCGGGTGGAACCAGCGGCTGATCCGCCTGCAAATCCAAATCGGTGACGATCTCCCCGATAAAAATATAGCTGCCGTACTGCGGATGCAGCAGCAACCCGTTCTTTCCCAGCCGTCCCAAGCCAGCCAGAAAGGCAGCAGTCACCTCCCGAATCGGTGAGTTGTCGGTAAAATGCTCAAACTGATACCCCGGAAACCGCTCCCGCAGCGCCCGGCACATCCGCTCCAGATATTCGCCAGCAATCTGGTGATAATCGGTCACCATCGCATAGCGGGAGATATTGCGCTCGCAGTGTGCGCCGGTATAATAAGGGAACAGGCAGACCAGCACCGATTGCGCTCCCTGCGGTATCCGCTGCATGGCGCGGCAGGGCAAACAGGGCTGTACCTGCTCAAAGCGGCAGATTCCAAACGGGAACGGCTGCGCACCTGCCAGCAGCCGCCGAGCCATCTGTCTAATAATTTTTTCCTTTTCCATCCCATTCTTCCTTCCCTTGCTTATCCAATTAACTTTATCACACCTTTTCTCCATCTGCAAGACTGCACACCACCCAGTTTTTATATCGCCAGATAATACGAAGGAAAGTCGAGTTTCTTCTTTAAAATTCGTCCTGTTTGTGGTACAATGAATCTTAGGATAATAACTCCACACCTCAAATCCACAACAGGGGGAATTTTATATTATGAACATCAGTATGTTTGATGTCCTGGGTCCTATCATGATCGGCCCATCCAGTTCACATACCGCCGGCGCACAGCGCATCGGTAAAGCCATGTACAACATGATTGCAGACAAGCAACTCAAAGCGGTCCACTTTATTCTGCACGGCTCCTTCCACCTGACCCTGCGCGGACACGGCACCGACCGTGCGCTGGTCGGCGGCGTACTCGGCATGAATTCCTATGACCCGCAGATCAAAAATTCGCTGGAGATTGCCAAAGAAAAAGGCATACAGGTCGAGTTTGAAGGAGGAGACCTCGGTGACGTCCACCCAAACACAGTGCGCATCACTGCCTACACCACCGACGGACAGATGACCTCCCTGACCGGTTCCTCGGTCGGCGGCGGCAACATCGAAATCATCGACATCAACGGCACCGCTGCCAAATTCACCGGACGCTATCCGGCTGTCATCATCAACCACTATGACCGCCTGGGTATCATCAGCCACCTCACCTCCATCCTGGCTATCAATCAAATCAATATCGCCACCGTCGTCAACTCCCGCGATGCAACCGGCAAAAATGCCGTCACGATGATCGAAACCGAATCTCCTGTGGACAGCGCAGTGAAAAAGGAGCTGGAGAGCATGCCTCCGGTCAAGAGCGTTGTCACCATGGACAAGGTCAACTAATTCTATCGTCTATCTGCCAGAATCCATCTCGAAAGGAAAATAGATTATGTACTTTTCTGCTCAGGAAATGCTTGCCCAGCTTGAGGGCACCGACGAGCGCATCTGCGACCTTGTCATCAAAAATGAGATCGAGCTGTTCCAAACCTCCCGCGATGAAATCATGAAAAATCTTGAGGAACGCTATCAGATCATGTACAACTGCGCACATGACGCCCTGGAAAAGGAAATCCGCTCGCTGAGCGGTTTGACCGGCGGCAGCGCTTTGAAAATGTGGAACTACTACAAAAAAGGAAATTCCATCTGCGACAACACCGTCATCCGCGGCGCAGCATATGCCTTGTCCTGTCTGGAGGTCAACGCTTCGATGGGTCTAATCGTTGCCGCTCCTACCGCCGGAGCCTGCGGCATCCTGCCGGGTGCTCTGCTCACCGTCGCAGAAAAATATGATGTAGACCACCAGCTGGTGCTGGATGCTCTTGCCACCGCCTCCGGCATCGGTCAGCTCATCATCAAGAAAGCCACCGTATCCGGCGCAGAGGGCGGCTGTCAGGCAGAGTGCGGAAGTGCCGCTGCCATGGCTGCGGCTGCCATCACTGAAATGCTGGGCGGTACCCCAAGCCAGGCGTTCGACGCAGCTGCCATCGCCATCCAGAACATCATGGGTCTGGTCTGCGACCCGGTTGCCGGTCTGGTTGAAATGCCTTGTGCCAAACGAAACGCTTCCGGCGTAGCCAACGCCCTGGTCAGTGCAGACCTTGCTTTGAGCGGCATCTTCAGCGAAATCCCATTCGATGAAGTGGTCGAGGCAATGTATAAGGTCGGCAAAGCGCTGCCGTCCACCCTGCGCGAAACTGCACTCGGCGGCGTTGCCACCACCCCGACTGCCCTTGCCATGAAAGAAAAAATCTATGGCAAAGGTGACGTCGGCTGCTGTGGAGACTGTGCAAGCTGCGGCGGTTGCTAATCTCTTTTTGCAGGAAAAAAATCAAACAGGAAGGCGCATCCCCTTCTGTTGTGCTAAAAACTGCACAATCCAGAAAGGCGGATGCGCCTTTTTCTTTTATCTTCTTCTCTTTTTCGCTAAACTTTTCCTTCCGAAATGAGCAATACTTCTAATTTTCCTCCTTTAGATTGTCTTTTTTATATTTAATTGTTATAATAAAGTCATCAAGGGATTCCCCCTAAACGAAGGAGAGTTTATCAATGAAGGAAAAACACCATTTTCGCCTTCCGCCGATTGGGATGCGCGTCTTTAAAACGCTGCTGTCGGTGCTGCTGGTCACCCTGACCTACGACTACCTGCTGGGAGGACGAAATGCCTGCTTTGCCTGCATCGGAGCAGTGTACGCCATGGGCAACCATTTCCATGAAGGGTTCAAGTTTGGATTCAACCGCTTTGTGGGCACCCTGTTTGGCGGCTTGATCGTCATTCCGTTCTACTGGCTGTATTACAATCAGCCTCTGGGAATTCCCAAGGAGGTTTATCTGGTGCTGGGGTTGCTGTGCCTGATGTATCTGCACATCTTATCGGGCGCCACCACCGCCATTCAGCCGGGCGCTGTTATCTACTTTGTTGTGCTGTTCACCCAACCGGTCACCAACTACATCCCTTACACCATTGCCCGTGTCATCGACACCGGTATCGGCGCAGCCTTCAGCCTGCTGCTCAACCTCTTCTGGCCCTCCCGTCTGGATAAACAAAAGGGCTTTGACCTTCCACATACCATCGACCGCTGGCAGCAGAGCAATGAGCGTCCTCCGCAGGAGCAATACCCCACTCAACCGCCTGCTTCGGAATAATCTTTTTTTGTAAAATTAACGCTCGAAAATACATTTTGTATTTTCGCTCTGCTCTTCCAATAAACAAAATCCTCCGACTGCCAAAGCAGTCGGAGGATTTTGTTTATCTTCGCCCGGATGATGGATTTCCCTTCTCTTTTTGTCCCATCACCTGTTCTGCATGAAAATACAGTTCATCTGCATTGTGAATTTGATTGGTATTCTGAATCAAAGAACCCTGCACATCCTCCGACAAAGTCAGAAAAAACTGCTTTGCCTTTTTATCCTGTGCCAGCAAATCGTTAAGATTACGCATAACTCTGCCACACCTTTCTTCTCTTGAAATTTTACCATGCGGCATTTGCCGCATCATTCCCCTTTAGTTTGGCTGTTTTGTCAGCGTTTATTCCTCTGTATAATCACCTTTTGCCCGGTTCGCTGCTATACTGTAATAAGCTTGCTTACAGCTTACTTATCAGTCTGCTCGTGATCTTACAAGGAGGTTTGTTCATGTTTGAAACTGCACCGATTTGTTTTTTTCTTGGCGCCAACTCCCCGCAGGGATTTGTTTCCCGCTTTGACCAGCTGGACTGCGGTGACCCACAGTGGCACACCTTCATCATCAAGGGTGGTCCGGGTTGTGGAAAATCCTCATTCATGCGCCGAATCGCAGAATTGTTTGCACCGCACTGCCCGTCCATGCAGCTGATTGCCTGCTCCTCCGACCCGGATTCGTTGGACGCGGTCATCCTGCCGGAGTGGAAGGTTTCGATTGCGGACGGCACCGCTCCGCACATCTTGGAGCCAAAGCAGCCCGCTCTGAGCGAAAGCCTGCTGTGCTTCAGCAGCTTTCTGGACCCTTTGCTGCTGATGGAACACGCCGACACCATCCGCAGCATCTCCCAAGCCACTGCCAAAAATTATGCGCAAGCCATCGACTGCCTGTCTGCTGCCAAAAGCTTTTTAAGCGACTCCCGCCAGATTGCACTGAGCTGCCTGCAAAGCGAAAAGCTGGCAGCTTATGCCCGCCATTTTTCCTGCAAGCATTTTCCCCGCAAATCCCGGCGCGGCAGAGAAGAGGTGCGTTTTCTAACCTCTATCAATGCCAAGGGCATCACCAGCCTTGCCGCTACCTCCCGCAGACTTTGCCCGGATGTCTACTTCATCTGCGACCGGGAGGGTGCGGCTTCCTCCCTGTTTTTGAGTGCATTGCGCAGCCATGCGCTGGAAAATGGTCACGACGTCATCAGCTGTATGTGTCCTCTGGCTCCACACAGCCGCATCGACCACCTGCTCATCCCCGACTGTGGTCTGGCGCTGTTGACCGAAAATCCATTCCACGACTTTTCTTCCCTCGTACCCGACCGGCGCATCCACGCCAAGCGGTTTTTGGAGGTCGAAGGGATGCGCTCTTTTAAAAAGCGGCTTGCCTTTAACCAGAAGGCGGCAGCCCAGATGATCGAGCAAGCGGTCGGCAGTCTACAGGACAACAAGCTGCTACACGACCGTCTGGAGAAGATTTACCTTTCTGCGATGGATTTTTCAATGATGGATGTTGTGTTGGAGGACGTTGCCGGACAGATTGTCGAGCGAAGAGCTGCCCGGGAATCCACACTTTTATAACTGACAGCGCACAGATAAAAACAGACGAAACCACGCGGCACGATGGTGCCTGCCGTTTCGTCTGTTTTTTGTTTCAAAAATTTTTAGAGGAAGAATCCATTTTCTGCGCCTATCTCCACCAGTTTGGCAGCAGTTCACGCAGCTTTACCACTTGCTTGGTTTCATAGTCGCACAAAATTTCGGTTTCTCCTGCCTTCGGGTCCAACTGCATCATCAACTCGCGGCAGACGCCACAGGGCATCCCAACCTTGCCATTCCCCATAACTGCAACGATTTTTATAATGCGGCTTTCACCGTTGGTAATCATGTTGGCGATTGCGTTCCTTTCTGCACACATTCCCAGTGAGCAGGCAGTATCGATGCAAACCCCGACATAAATATTTCCGGCTTCGGTGAGCAGAGCGGCAGAAACTCCACCTGCTTCCACCGTCGAAGAAATCTCCCGGTTGCCCTGTACCTTTCGTGCAGCAAGATAGAGGCGGTCCCATGTATCATCATAGCAGGAAAGTGCCTGTGCTTCCACAGCACGAACAAATGCCTCTTTGCCGTCACAGTATCCCTCTATATCATAGGGAAATTGTTGAGCAAGCTCCCTTTTCAGTTTCGCATACTCTTCCCTCTCCCGCTCATGGGTAGAAAGATATTGCCGAAATGCCAGATGCCGCCCGATGTTGTTCCAATCGTCCGCCTGGAAGATATGGATTTGACGGGTCCGCTCATCGCCGCCTTTTCGGAGATACCGTCTGCCCGCAATGCCAAACTCACCGAGGAATTCATATCCAAGCGCAGAAAAGGCATCTGCTGCGGCATCCACTTTCTCCAGGCTGCGGACCGCCACCATGATGTCGATGATTGGCTTGGCTGCCAGTCCCGGCACCGATGTACTTCCAATATGGTAGATGACAAGGGCATTTTCTTTTAAAATATCTTCAATCTTTTTCTGCTCGTCCTGATAGTCCTGCTTCCACTTCGGGTCATACTTCAGGACGGTGATATGCTGCGGCACACACTCATCTCCTTTCTTCTATCTTGCAGTTTTCATTAAATTTTAGTCGTTCAAAATCATGCGGTAAACATTGACATAGTCGTTTGCCGATTTCTTCCAGCTAAAGTCGCTCTCCATCGCGTCGGTCATTGCTTCCTTCCACAGCGGCTTATTGCCGAACAGACCTTCTGCTCTGCGGATGGCTCCGAGCATATCGTGCGCATTGTAGGTCTTGAAGGTGAAGCCGTTTCCGTTCTCTCCGCCCATGTCGTGGATGCTGTCCTTCAAGCCGCCTGTTTCACGGACGATTGGAAGGGTGCCATAGCGTGCTGCCACCATCTGTGCCAGTCCGCAAGGCTCGCTCTTGGAAGGCATCAGGAAGGCATCCGCGCCTGCATAAATCTTCTTGGACAGGCTTGGAATGAATCCAATGCGAACAGCCACCCTGCCCGGGTAACGGTTCTGCATCTCGCGGAAGAAATTTTCATACTCTGCATCTCCCGAACCGAGCAGGACAAAGGAAACGTTGTCACCCATCATGTCATGGAAGATATAGCGAACCAAATCCAGACCCTTGTGGTCCACCAGACGGCTGACCATGCCAATCAGCAGGCGGTTTTCGTCCGGCTCCAGACCCATCTCCTTCATCAGCTCCAGCTTGTTGACCTTCTTCTTCTCCAATGTTTTGACATCATACTTCTGATAGATGCCTTCATCGGTAGCCGGGTTGTTGGCTTCCACATCGATTCCGTTGAGAATTCCAATCACCCGGTCACCCTTTGCGTTGAGGATTGGGTCCAGTCCATGGGAATACCACGGGTCGTGAATCTCCATCGCATAGCTTGGGCTGACGGTGTTGACAATATTGACCTGCATAATAGCAGCCTTCATCATGTTCAGGCAGCCGTTATATTCCAGTACCGGATACTGATATTCCGGGATTCCCAAAACATCCCATGCAATCTCCATCCCGTACTGACCCTGATACTGGATATTGTGGATGGTAAACATGGTGCGAATATCGTGGAATTTTGGGATACCGCGGTAGAAGGTGTTCAAATACACCGGAACCAGCGCGGTGTGCCAATCGTTTGCGTGCACGATGTCCGGGTCGAAGTCGATGTAGTTGAGCATCTCCATCGAAGCCTTGGAGAAGAAGGCAAAGCGCTCGGCATCGTCATAGTAGCCATACAGATTATCCCGTTTAAAATAATACTCATTATCCAAAAAGTAGTAGGTCACGCCCTGGTGTACTGCCTTGAATACGCCGCAGTACTGGTTGCGCCACGCCAGCGGCACATTAAAATTGCGGACAAACTCCATCTTTTCCCGCAGAGCCCACGGGATATTTTTGTACATCGGGATGACCACTCTGCACTCGTTGCCGGAGTCGCACAGCGCCTTGGGGAGTGAACCTGCGACATCCGCCAGACCGCCGGATGCGATAAAGGGTCTTGCCTCACTTGCTACAAACAGTATTTTCATTCCGTATACCCCCGTTTTAAACTTTCCACCGCATCTCACCGCGGCTTTGGTGGAAAAAGGCGTTCCTCCCCAAAAGGGAGGAACTGCCCTTCTTTTTTAGATTGCCCGTCCTTTTTCGATAAAGAACGGATACTCCTTACAACCGTTCAGTTTTCTGGAGTCACGAATCATAACGTCCTTGTCGGTGATGACACAGTCGAGCTGACAATTTTCTCCAACGACCGAACCCTGCATGATGATCGAATTTTTGACTACCGCACCTTTTCCAATCTTAACGCCGCGGAAGATGATGGAGTTTTCCACGGTACCTTCGATCACACAGCCGTCGGCAATCATCGAATTGCTGGCAACCGCATTGATTCCATATTTAACCGGAACCTCATCGCGGACCTTGGTGTAGACCGGACGCTCGTTCGGGAACAGCTCCCGTCTGATTTTCGGATTCAGCAGCTCCATGCTGCAATCATAGTAGGACTCCATCGAGTTAATGTTAGCAACATAGCCATTGTACTCGTATCCGTAAATTTTCAGGCGCTGGTTGCCCATCTGCAAAACGCCCTGGGTAAAACTGTAAAAGTTGGTGCTGACCGCATCTCCCACGATTCGCTCGAGCAGACGTTTGCTGATGACGGTGATGTTCAGCAGCACGTTGCCTTCCTTTGCCTCCGGGCTAAAGTAGGCGCCGTTGACCCGACGATGTTCATCCATACTGATGGTGGTGACATCGCGGTGTACCGAATCGGCAATCGCCTTATTCTGATAGACGACCGTTACATCTGCATCCTTTTCCTTGTGGTAACGCAGGATGTCGGAATAATCGATGGAAGCGATGTTGTCGCAGTCGGTCATAATGACCAGCTCCGCTTTGGATTCCTTGATGTAGCTGTAAATATTTCCCAGCGCTTCCAGTCTGCCGCGGTAGAAAACCGATTCCATCCGTCCATACGGAGGCAGGATGGTCAAACCGCCGTTTTTGCGGGAAAGGTCCCATTCTTTGCCGTTTCCGACGTGGTCCATCAGCGATTGGTAATTACTTTTTGTAATAATACCAACATCTTTTACATCAGAATTGATCATGTTGGACAACACGAAATCCACCAAACGGTATCTGCCACCAAACGGCACCGATGCCATTGTACGGTTTTCTGTCAGTTTGCCCATCATTGTATCGTGCATATTGGAGAATACAATTCCCAGTGTTTTACTCAACATCGCCGCTCACCTCCGGTACATCCTTTTCAATCATGGCTTTTGCAGGAACCTTTGCATTCTTTCCGATATGGATGCCCTTTGCAATAACGGTAACACCCCAATTTGCTTTGTCCTCAATATTTTCCGGTCGGTCGCCCACCTGTGCATTTTCACCAACCACAACATTCTCTGCAACGATAGAATACTCCACCACCGCTCCTGCCTTGATGACTGAACCCGGCATGATGATACTGTCGTGTACCACCGCACCCTTTTCAACGGTAACTCCTGCAAACAGGATGGAAAAATCAACGTCACCCTCCACAATGCAGCCTTCGCTGATCATAGAATTTTGGGTCACTGCTCCTTCTGCTACATACTGTGGCGGCATAACGGGATTGCGCGCATAAATCTTCCACGCATCATCATACAAATCCAGCGGCACATTCGGGTCGAGCAGGTCCATATTGGCTTCCCATAACGAATCGATGGTACCAACGTCCTTCCAGTAGCCCTGGAAGGCATAGGCATACATCCGCTCGCCGTTTTGGAGCATAGCCGGAATGACGTTCTTGCCAAAATCGTTTTCCGATTCCGGGTTTGCTTCGTCCTCCTCCAGATATTTCTTCAACTTGCTCCAGGTGAAGATGTAAATACCCATCGAAGCCAGGTTGCTCTTTGGCTCCTTTGGTTTTTCTGCAAATTCATAGATTTTTTTGTCCTCGTCGCACGCCATGATACCAAAGCGGGAAGCTTCTTCCCACGGAACCTCCATGACGGCGATGGTGCAATCCGCCTGCTTTTCCTTATGGAACTCCAGCATCTTGGAGTAGTCCATCTTATAGATGTGGTCGCCCGAAAGGATAACCACATACTCGGGAGCATAGCGATTGATAAAATTGATATTCTGGTAGATAGCGTTGGCAGTACCGGTGTACCAGTCGGAATTTGCAATCTTCTGGTACGGCGGCAGCACATAGACGCCTCCGTGGATGCGGTCCAGGTCCCAAGGCTGTCCGTTGCCCAAATATTCGTTGAGCTGCAGTGGCTGATACTGGGTCAGTACGCCGACCGTATCGATGCCGGAGTTGACACAGTTGGACAGTGGAAAGTCGATGATGCGATATTTTCCTCCAAACGGCACTGCCGGCTTGGCAATATCTCTGGTCAGCGCATACAAACGGCTGCCCTGTCCGCCTGCCAGAAGCATCGCAATCCATTCTTTTTTGACGATCATCTTGATTCTCCTCCTCTAAATTCTAACCTCTATTTTCGGATGATTATTCCTCCGTCGAATCGGCGGATTTTTTCGTTGTTGTTTTCTTTGCGGAAGTTGTTCCCGATTGCGTTGCTTTACGGGTGCGCTTCGGCTTTGCTTCGGCAGGAG
>SAMEA3387507__coassemble_1697_pt1 | contig 10442 bp, 9 predicted proteins | sample SAMEA3387507__metabat2_high_PE_034 | metagenome-assembled genome bin SAMEA3387507 (sample SAMEA3387507) | Felis catus | biome: Faeces | place: United Kingdom | collected 2012 | reverse complement strand
GGCGTGTACGGTCACCAAGGTGACCGTACCAGAGAGGGGTGCTACGCCACGCAAGCGTGGCGTGTACGGTCACCAAGGTGACCGTACCAGATAAGTAAAACGCAAAAGAGAATCAAGGAGGGAAAAATCCATGCAGGCAATCACACAATGGGCGGCAGGCATCTGCTTTGCCATCGCAGCGGCGAGCATCTGCGGGATGCTGGTGCCTCAAAACGCTTTGGGCAAAACCTTTCGGATGCTGCTGTCGGTGTTTTTTCTGTGCAGCGTGCTTTCTCCACTGCGATCCTGTTCGCAGTTGCGGTCCTGTTCGCAGCTGGAACTGACCGCCGTCGACACACCGCCCGAGCAGCTTGCCGAGGAGATTTCTCAACAGCTCGAAGAGCAGTTGACCGACCGAATTGCCCAACAGCTGGCAGAACAAGCCGAACCGCCGCTGACAGAAGAGCAGGCGGCGCAGGGATAGTCCGCATAAAATCAAACGGCACGGAACCGTTTTTTTGACACAACGCAGGCATAACCGCTGCCGCTGGTGGCATAGAATGGGAACAAAACCGCCGACAGCAACTGCGGCAAGGGGAGAACAGCAAAAGCCAAAAAGGAGGAAGGGCAAAATGCAGCAACAGCAAACCGAGCGATGGACACAGCAGATGCAGCAGATGTACGAGCGGGTGGCAGAGTGGCTCAAAGGCTTTTGGCAGACCCTTTGCACCCTCTGGCAGGACCCGCACAAGCGGGTGCGCCTGATGGTGGCAGCGGGCTTTGCCGGGATGGGGCTGATCCTCTGCTCCCGGCTGTGCCAGCCGCCAAAGGACGAGGGCAGACCGATGGCAGCCGCACAAACAACCGAAACCGCGCCGGAAGCTTCGCTCGAGCAACAGCTTGCCGAAAATCTGGGTCGGATGCTCGGGCAGCTGGAGGGCGCGGGCGAATGTCAGGTGATGGTGACCCTGCGCCAAAGCCCGCGGACGGTGTACGCCAGCGAGCAGAACAGCCGCGCACGCTCATCAGGGGAAATCTACCCCATCGACCAGGAGCAGCAGAACAAGCCGGTGCTGGTGCGGGACGCCCAGGGTGTGACCCGCCCGCTGGTGGAAGCAACGCTGGCAGCGCAGGTCAACGGGGTGCTGGTGGTCTGCCCGGGCGCAAACAGTGCGCGGGTCTGCCAGCAGATTACCGAGGCGGTGACAACGGTGCTGGGAATCAAAAGCACGCAGGTCTGCGTGTTTGCCGGCAACCGATGAAACCATAGAAAAACAGTCTTGCAGGAGGTAAGGATATGAACATGATTGTAGGAAAAAAACAGATCGTTTTAGCTTCGCTGGTGGCAGCGCTGGGAGTTGCCGTCTACTTAAATTACCAGTTTGCCGGGGAGGACCTGGAGCTGGTCACCGCCAACACCACCCAGCAGACGGCGGTGGAAGGCGCGCTGGAGGAAACGCAGGAGCAGGAGCATTACGGCGACGCGCAGTTTGTGGACAGCAAGCAGGTCGCCCGGAACGCGCAGGAGGACGGGGAATATTTCTCGCAGGCGCGGCTGACCCGCCAAAAGACCCGCGACCAGGCGCAGGAGGCATTGCAGGTGATGCTGACCGACACCGCCCTGACCCAGGAACAGAAGGATGAGCTGACTGCCCAGGCAGGCGGGATGGTGCAGGCAATCGAAACCGAGGGCAGAATCGAAAACCGCATCAAAGCAAAGGGCTTTGACGAGTGCATGGTCTACTGCTCAAGCGAGAAGGTGGATGTCATCGTTAAAGCGCCCGAGTTGCAGGAGGGACAGGTGGTGCAAATCCGCGACATCATTCTGGGTGAGACCAAGGTGCCGGTGGAAAATATCTCGATTGTATCTGTCAAATAAAAAGCAGTGGCACGCCATGCCGCACCAAATGTGTGGCATGGCGTGCCACTTTTCCTGCCGGAAAAGTGCAGGTTGGTGGAACGTTTATGTATCTGGTATAAAACACAGATATGACGCAGTCATATCAAGACATGAGTCCGATCGTGGCGTTCCACCCTCCGTCAGCCTTCGGCTGCCACCTCCCTCAGCGAGGGAGGTCTATGGTGCAATATTTATCTATCTGGTGTAAGACACAGATATGACGCAGTCATATCACGCCACAACGTAGTTGTGGTACGACACACTGAAGGTGTGGCGTTGTCTCCCCTTCACAAGGGGAGATGTCCGACAGGACAGAGGGGTAAACATCAAGGCTTCGTCTTGCTGTGCTACGCCACGTCTATGACGTGTCGTGCCACTTTTCCTGTCGGAAAAGTGCAGTATGTGGAAAGCACAGAGTTTTCCTGCCGGAAAAGTGCAGGATGGCGGAGGGTTCTGCCTAAAAATGTATCGTAAATTTTAACAGAAGTTTCTGCAAAACAGCAGCAGGATTTCACATCCGCAATGAAAATGAAGAAAGTATACCACAACAGTTGATTTGAAAGAAAAAATACGGTATCCTTTTTGGTAGTAAAGACTGCATAATAGATAAAAACATCCGTAAAAGTCTTATAAAAGCATCAGCAAACGCTTTTGTTTGGCAGGCAAAAGGTGCAGTCCCATCCGACCAACCACCACCTGACATCAGAAAGGAACCTATGCGTATGAAAAAACTTTTTTCGGTATTCCTCGCCTCGCTGCTGCTGTTACAGCTGAGCCTGTTTGCGCTGGCAGATTCTTCCAAATCCGCAGCCGCCGCCCAGCAGTACAGCCTGCAGGTCATCGACAATGTGATGCAGTTTGTAAAGAATGACAAGGTCGTCCGTTCGGTTTCGCTGCAAAATTCGACCATCAATCTTGGAAAAAGCAAACAGGGCGGCATCCGTGTCTCTGTCAAGGATAGCACCGGAAAAAGCAGAAGCTTCACCCTCGGCTCCCAGACCGCGCTGACCGTCAGCGGTGAGCTGCAATCCTTGCAGCTGAGCAAAAGCCTGCCGGCATCCGCATCCGTTTCGCTGGAAAAGGGTGCAAAGGTCGAAAGCCTCAAGGTCAACGCCGCCTGCAAGGTGCAGTTGCAGGGCAAGGTCAGCCAGCTGAAGGTGACCAATGCAAACGCCAAGGTGACTGCGGAAAAATCTGCTTCCATCGGCTCGGTGTCCACCGTTTCCGCAAACGCGCTCAGCGGTATTTCCCAGGCAAAAATCACCGTCAGCACAGCAGGCTCGCTCTCTGCCGGTCGTGACCAGATGAACGACGACAGTCGTTATGAGGACGACCGTTATGACCGCGATGACGATGACGACCGCTATGAGGACGATGACCGTTATGAGGATGAAGAGCAGGAAGAGGAGCTGCCGGATGACAAGCCTTCTGTGCCGGATTCCCAGCGCTACCGCATCACCTCCATCCAGTCCAAGCCTGCCGAGGTGCTCTTCTCGCTCAACCTGCCTACCGAGCAGCCGCTGACCAAGGAGAACATCAAAATCCTGTGCAACGGCTCGGGCAAGGACATGACCATCGTCAACGTCTACACCAAGGACAACCAAAACTACACCGTCACCACCGCCTACTATGCGGACAACGAGTATTTCCTGAGCATCCAGCTGGCGGACGGCAGCATGATCAACAAAACCTTCACCGTCTCTCTGCTGGCTCCGCAGCTGGAAAAGCCGTTCGTTGAGTGGAGCGGTGAGAACTCGGTGGAAATCACCTATGTCTCCGATGCAGCAGGCTCGCTGTACTATCTGGTGCAGCCGGTTGCCGCCCAGACCCGCAACCTCTGGGAAGAGCAGGAGGAGCCGACCGCCGACCAGCTCAAAGCCAAGGGCACACAGCTTGAGATGAAGGTGCAGAGCAACCGGTTCACCATCGACAATCTGGATGCCCGCACCGCTTACACCCTGTACTATCTGGCGGTCGACAACTTTGACCGCACCAGCCAAATCTACACCGCCTCCATCCCGGCAAAGACCGAGCAGCCGGAGAAGAGCGAAATCACCATCGTGGACATGGTCATCAACAGCAATATAAACATAGATGAAGTATCGGTCCACCACTCCTTTGACATCACCTTGAGTGAAGCGCCGCAGGAAGAATTGACCCTAGACCAGTTCTTTGTAACCTGTCCGCTTGGCGATATTGAGCTTGGCAAGCTGACTAAACGCAGCGACACCGAGTACCGCGTCGAGGTCGCTCCTTATACCATCCTCAAGGACAATAACACCTACACCTTGACCATCACCTTTGCAGACGGTTCCACCGCCTCGAAAAAGGCGTTCCTGGACTACTCCGCACCAGAAATCAGCTCTGTAAGCTTCAACCGCACCTCCGAAACCACCGCAGAGGTTTCTTTCTTCTCCGATACCGACGGCATCCTCTACTGGAAGGTGCTCAACCAGAAAGAGATTCCGCAGGACACCTCTCCAAAACTGCCGGAAAAAATCATCGAAGGTGGCAACCGGGTAGACATCATCGGTCAGACCACCAATGTGCTGGAGCTGGAAAACCTCACCGATGAAACCCAGTACTTCTGCTTTGTCAGCGAGGACGAATACGGCAACCGGATGAATTTTTACGACTATGAAAAAATCCCAACCTACGTTGCACCCGAACCGCCGGTACAGCCGGAGGACACCTTTAATATCGCATCCCTGCGTGTAGAAAAAGATACTCTTTTTCCACTTGGAGAAGTACACTATCTTTATCTCTCCTTTGATGAGGAAGGTATTGCAGGGCAGATTGAATTGTCAGATATTACCATCAGGGGAATGGGCGTATCTTTAAATGGGGATAAAGGATTCTTTACCAAAAGTGTTGATAGTGACAATCCTCAGAGAATGTACTTCTACACACGCAAGCTTCTTGCCGCAGGAGATTATACCATCACCATCAATCTGAACGGCAAAACAGCAAGCAAAGATTTCACCATCGAATAATCCCCCCTGCGTAAGCAAACTCGCAAGCAGCCAACCGGCAGATAAAAGCAAACGCTTTTGTCTGCCGGTTTTCTTTTTCCCTTTGCACCGCCCTTGCTGAACGTTTTCTACAAATACAGCTGCACGATTGTGAAAAAAATTAGAAATTTTGCAGACAAATTCCCGCTTCTCTCTTGCATCGTGCAGCAAATGATTATATAATGAAAGCAACAGCTTTTGATGAAAGCATTATCTTTTGTGTCAAGGAGGAATCACCATGCAAAAGGTGACCATGCAGGACTTTGAACAGATTCGTTGTTTATCGCAGGTTGCGTTTTCGCCAAACGGCAAGGCGGCAGCCTATGTCGTCAGTCAGCCCAGCTTAAAGGAAAACAGCTACCTTTCCTACATCTGGGTACTGGAGGACGGCATTTCCCGCAAGCTGACCGCAGGCGGGGAGGAAAGCGGCTTTTTGTGGCTGGACGACCAGACGCTGCTGTTCCCCGGCGACCGCAGCCGCGGCAAAAAGCAGGAGGGCGCACAGGAAACAACCGTCTACAACCGCATCAACATCCACGGCGGCGAGGCGGAACCGGCGTTCACCATCCCGATGAAGGCAAGCGGTCTGCAAAAGGTCGATGACACCCACTTTCTCTTCATCGGCAACTTTGACCACTACCGCCCGGATTTGAGCGGCTTGCAGGGCGAAGAGCTGGAACAAGCCAAACAGGCGCTCGAGGAGGAAAAGGACTACGAGGTGTTCGACGAGCTGCCTTTCTGGTCCAACGGCAAGGGTGTGGTCAACAAGCGCCGCCGTCGCCTCTACCTGTTCGATGTGACCAGCGGAGAGTGTCAGCTGCTCAGCCCTGCGTACATGAACGTTTCCTCCTTCCGCTACCGCGCGCAGGACGACCTGCTGCTCTACTACGGTCACGACTATGAGTGGATGGACGACCAGAAGGACGATATGTACCTGCTGCATCTGAATCACCCGGAGCAGCAGCTGCCTATTCAGCAGCTGAAAATTCAGCTTGAGCACCGCTATGGGGTGGATGCCGCCGACTTTATGGGCGATCAGCTGATAATCGCAGCCTCCACCGGCGAGCGGTACGGCACCAACGAAAACCCGACCTACTTCACCGCCGACCTGCACACCGGTGCGCTGACCCAGCTGTGCGACCTTGACCCGAGCATGGGCTCCAGCGTCGGCTCCGACTGCCGCCACGGGGGAGGCACCACCGCCAAAACCACCGACACCGCCTGGTACTACACCGAAACCCGAGGCTTTAACTCCTGCATTGTGCGTCTGGACCAAGATGGCAAAGAGACCCAGATCACCCCGCAGGTAAACGGCAGCGTCGACTGCTTTGATTATTTTGACGGCACCTTTTTGTATGTCGCCATGCGGGAAAACGGCTTGCAGGAGCTGTACCGCTGTCGGGAGGACGGCAGCGGCGAGCAGCAGCTGACCCACTTTAACGACGAATTTTTGGCAAGCCGCACCGTGGCTCCGCTGCACTACCTGCCATTCACCGACAGCGACGGCGTGCAGCTGGACGGCTGGGTGATCGAGCCGGTCGGCTATGACCCTTCCAAACACTATCCGGCTATTCTGGATGTCCACGGCGGACCCAAGACCGTCTACGGCGAGGTGTTCTTCCACGAGATGCAGCTGTGGGCAAGCGAGGGCTATTTCGTCTTCTTCTGCAACCCGCGCGGCGGCGACGGACGCGGCAACGAGTTTGCGGACATCCGCGGCAAACGCTACGGCGTGTGGGACTACAACGATTTGATGGAATTTACCGACCATGTGCTGCAAAGCTACCCGCAGATCGACCCTGCCCGCGTCGGCATGACCGGCGGCAGCTACGGCGGCTTTATGGCAAACTGGATTGTCGGACACACCGACCGCTTTGCGGCAGTTGCCTCCCAGCGCTCGATTGCAAACTTTATCAGCAAGTGCCTGACCACCGACATCGGCTACTACCACAACCTGTGCGCGGTGCAGTCCGACCCGTGGAACAGCCCGGAGGAGATGTGGAACCGTTCGCCGCTGAAATATGCCGACAAATGCACCACACCGACCCTCTTCATCCAGTCGGACGAGGACTACCGCTGCTGGATGGCGGATGCCCTTCAGATGTTCACCGCCCTGCGGATGCACGGCGTTCCCACCCGTGTCTGCCTGTTCCACGGTGAAAACCACGAGCTTTCCCGCAACGGCAAACCAAAGCACCGCGTCAGAAGGCTCAAAGAGATCACCCGCTGGTTTGACCGGTATCTGAAAAACTGCTAAAAAAGGGGAGGAGCCAATGGAATTTACCACCCGAGCGTTTTCTGCGCCCGACCTGCCCGACTGCCTTGCCATCGAGCAGGCAGCGGTGCGCTCCAACCACTACCTTGCGGATGTGCTGGACTACTACACCACCACCCGCGGAGAATTCACCGTCGTCTGTGCCGAAGGCAAACCAATCGGCATCGGCAAGCTGACGGTGCTGTACGACAACAGCGCCTGGCTGGAGCTGCTGCGGGTGCATCCGCAGTACCAGCGGCAGGGTGCAGGTACTGCCATCTACCGCCGCTATTTTGAGCAGCTGCCGCAGCTGGGCTGTGGGTCGGCTGCCATGTACACCGGCGTCAAAAATGTTGCCAGCGCAGCCCTTGCTAAAAATTTCGGACTGCAAAAGGACAGTGTCTTTCGCGGGATGACCTGCACCCTTGCGGACGTTTGCCTGCCGCAAAGCCTTTCGCAGCTGCCAACCCTACACCCGCTGACCCCGCAGCAGGCGGTCGAACAGCTGCTGCCGCACAAGGAGCAGCTGGGCGGGTACCTCAACATCAACCACACCTTCTACCGCATCAACGAGGCAAACTGCCGCGGCATGGCGTCCGCAGGCTGGGTGTTCGGCGACGGCGAGCGGGTGCTGGTGCTCGGCTCCCGCTTTCAGCCCGACCGAGCCTTGTACATCGCCGCTGCCATCGACCGCGACGGCAGTATCCCGCGCCCCGACCTGCTGCTCTGGGCAAAGACACAGGCGGCGCTGCGCGGCATCCCTCGTTTGACCGCACACTTTTTCCTGCCGGACGGTCAGTCGAATCCAACGGTACAGGAATTTTATCAAAGCAATGGCTTTGTGCAGGACCCTTCGGACGACGTGGTCTGCACCAACCACCCGCTTACAAAATAACGCAAAAGTCCTTACAGCCAATTTACCAAAGCAGCGGCGCAGCGGCAACGCTTTGTGCAGGCTAACTGCCCGCTTGCAAATCAATCCACAATCAGGAGGAATGTACAGATGGAAAAGAAAAAAGTTGCCTGGATCGGCACCGGTGTCATGGGCAGCCAGCAGGCCGGTCATCTGGCAAAGCACGGCTACACGGTATCTGCCTACACCCATCGCTATGAAAAACTGCTGGAATTGCAGCAGCAGTTTGGCATCATCCCCTGCAAGACCATCGCCGAGGCGGTGCAGGATGCAGACTACATCTTTGTGATGGTCGGCTACCCCAGCGACGTCAAAGAGGTGTTCTGCGACCGGGGCGGCATCTTCGACAGCGCCAAACCGGGCGCACTTGCCATCGACATGACCACCTCCTCGCCCTCGCTGGCACAGCAGCTGTATGAGCAGGGCAAGGAAAAGGGCATCCGCGTGATGGACGCTCCGGTGTCCGGCGGCGACAGCGGCGCACGCAACGCCACCCTTTCCATCATGGTCGGCGGCGACGAGGCAGACTTTGCCGAAGCGATGCCGCTGTTCGAGTGCATGGGCAAAAACATCATCCTCATGGGTCCTGCCGGCAGCGGACAGCACACCAAGGCTGCCAACCAGATTGCCGTAGCCGGAGCGACCGCCGCCTACACCGAGGCGCTGGTCTATGCGCAGAAGGCAGGACTGGACCCGCAGAAGATGCTCTCCGCCATCGGTGCAGGAGCCGCAGGCAGCTGGCAGCTGACCAACATGGCTCCGCGTGCGCTGGCAGGCGATTTTGCACCGGGCTTTTTCATCAAGCACTTTATCAAGGATATGAAGATTGTGCAGGAGGAAAGCCGCAAGAGCGGTGTAGAGCTGGAGATGCTGGACACTGTTTTGGCTCTCTATGAAAAGATGGCACAGCAGGGACTGGAAAACGACGGCACCCAGGCACTCATCAAATACTATCAAAAGTAACATCTTGCAACCGAAACAGCAGCGCTTTTTTAAAAAAGTGCTGCCGCTTTTTGTGCAGTCTGCTCAAAATCGAGAGGAAAAAGGGAAGGGCAGGTTAAAAAAATTTGAAAAAGGTGTCGAAAAAAAGGGTGGCAGGTGGTAAAATAGAAGGAGTGTTTGAGCAATTCAAAAAGGAGTTGACCTTTGTATGTTGATTCGTCCTGATGAGCGCATCGTCTTTTTCGGCGACAGCCTGACCTGCCGCACCGACCTGCTGGACAGCGCAGACCCGTCCCGCCGTTATTCGCTGGACTATGCGGGCAGCTATGTGGACATTCTGGTCAAACGGCTGCTCATTCATTTTCCGCAGCTGCCGTTTACCTTCTACAACGCAGGGGTGGGCGGGGACACCGTCGACCGCCTGCTGGCGCGCTATGAGCAGGACGTCCTGCCGCTGTCGCCCACGATGATGGTTTTGTGGGTCGGACAAAACGACGCCAAGGCGCTGTGCGAAGAACGTTTTGCGCAGCAGCTGCACCTTTTGCTGCAAAACTGCCGTCGGGACCACATCCAAACGGTCGTCCTTTCTACCTCTGCCCACCGCAGCCACCAAAAGATGCGCGCGCTCGAGCGCATCGACTTCATCCTCCGGCAGCAAAGCGACGAGTTTGGCTGCCCTTACATCGATGTAAAAGCGCCGATGGTCCACCTCATGCAGCAAAACCGGCAGCGGGAATGGCAGATTCAGCTGTTCACCACCGGCTCCCACCTGTCGGAGCTGGGGAATCTGCTGGTGGCGGACACGGTATTTGAGCAGCTAAAGGAGCGGGAATGGTGAAGCAAACAACGAAATATTTTGGAATAGCGGCAGCTTTGGCGCTCTGCCTGAGCCTGACCGGCTGCGAATCCTGGCGGAGGGCAGCGCCCGATTCCCCCAAGGAGCTGCCGGTCTACTCCGAACAGATGACGGAACCGTCAACGGAACCGTCAACGGAAGCATCAGATGAACAGCCGGTCGAGCGAGAAAACGCACAAGCGCTCACCGTCGGGCAGAACAGCCAGACAAAGGAGAGTGGGTGGGTCACAGCGGTGAGCATCACCCGCACCAGTGACAGCGCGCAGGCATTTGTCAGCGCCGACGAGATGCTCTCGCAGAAGGCATACGATTTGATTACCCACCAAAACGAGCGGTTCGATGAAAATTTTGACGAGCGGGTCTGCGACTTTCGCGCAGAATTTACCGACAGCGACGGCAACACCCTCTCCTTCGGGCTGTGGGTCAACTTCCAGCGGCAGAACGAGGTCATTGTCGAAGATGAACAAAAGCAGCAGTGGAACCTTTCCATCGAGGACAGCAACCACCTGCGCGCCATGCTGACCGGACTTGGCTAGATTATCGGTTGACATCTATCCGGCAATCCATTAAAATGGAGATGGATTTCT
>SAMEA3387507__coassemble_1011_pt1 | contig 23810 bp, 20 predicted proteins | sample SAMEA3387507__metabat2_high_PE_034 | metagenome-assembled genome bin SAMEA3387507 (sample SAMEA3387507) | Felis catus | biome: Faeces | place: United Kingdom | collected 2012 | reverse complement strand
ACAACGCATACTACTCTGCACACTACTCCTACATCAACGAAATCACCGAAGAAACTCCAGAGAACAAAGCTCTGCTGGATACCTACAAAGAGTACACCAAACTGGTAGAAGCTGCTGATGCAATCGTTGACGACATGGATGCTCGTTACGCTGCATATGCAAAAGCAGAAGCTTACCTGCTTGACCATGCTCTGGTTATCCCATACAACTACTCCGTTGGTTGGGTTCTCTCCAAAGTTGACAACGACAGCAAAGCATTCGCTATGTACGGTTGTGCAAACGACAAGATGAAGAACTGGGATACAAAAGCATCCGGTTATACCTCTGAGGAAAAAGGCGTAGCAGATCAGATCAAAGCCTTCACCGAAGCACAGGCATAATCAATCGTCATAAAAGAATCTGATTCTAATATTGACACAAAAAGGACCTCCCATGCGGAGGTCCTTTTTTGTTGTTTTTTATTGCAAGAATTTTTGTAATAGTTGGTGCTGTGAGATAAGAACACTGGGAAATATACACAATTTGTGTTAGGATTCGTATGAAAATTAGTAATAATACCATAATTTTTGGTAATAATCACCGACAATCAAGCACAAAAAAAGAGCGATACAATAAAAAAATTAGGCTATGTTGACAGAATAGAAAGCTTTTGATATAATGGTTCTCGTCCGTAAAAGACAAATTTAGAATTTTTGTGCTTTGTTTTATATAAAAATCCATGGAAAACATTCAAACAGAAATTGTGATTTTCTGATAGACGAGGGAAGAAAATCCATAAAAATCTTGCTTGGTGTTACAATGGTGGTTGGTTCCCCAAGGCTCCAGTGGTGCAGCTTGCCGAAAGGGAATGAGCTATAAATTTTACAAGACTGCTTTTTTGCAGTCGAAGGAGGAAGTAAAGAAAATGAACAACAAATTATCCAGAATGCTTGCTCTGGCAATGGCAGGCGCCCTTGTATTAAGTGGCTGCGGCGGCAGCGAACAGGGCGGAAATACCAATTCCGAAGGCGGATCGGCTTCGGCAGAGGAAAATTCCAAAGAACGCATCACCGACCTGGCTCTTCCTGTGGCTGTCAGCCGTGAGCTGGAAACCTTCAACATCCTGTACTCCCAGAGAGGCGAGGACAGTGAGAACCTGACCAACCTGGTCGATGGTCTGCTGGAGGTTGACGAAAAAGGTAAACTGGTTCCTTGTATCGCAGAAGAATGGGGAACCGAGGACAACGGTCTGACCTGGACCTTTAAAATTCGTCAGGGTGTAAAATGGGTCGATGTCAATGGCAACGAGATGGCAGACTGTAATGCACAGGACTTTGCTGCCGGTCTGGAATGGGTACTCAACTTCCACAAGAACGACTCTTCCAACACCTCCATGCCGCTGGAGATGATTAAAGGTGCAAGAGAATACTATGAATACACCAAGACCCTGACCAAAGAGGAGGCTTATGCTCTGAACGCAGAGGAAGGCTCCAAATTCCGTGAGATGGTTGGTCTGGAAACACCGGACGACTATACTCTGGTTTATCATTGTCTGGCAGAAAAGCCATACTTTGACTCCTTAGCTACCTACAACAGCTTGTATCCGGCTCCAAAAGCTCTGGTAGAGCAGATGGGTCCGGAAGCGTATCGCGCAATCAACAACGAAACCATGTGGTACAATGGCTGCTACACTATGACTGAATACCTGCAGGGCAACCAGAAGGTATACACCAAAAACCCAATGTACTGGGATCAGGATTGTACCCTTTTTGATACAGTCACCTTTAAGATGACCGAGTCCGGCGACATCAGCTACCAGCTGTACGAAAACGGCGAGGTAGACTATGTTGGTCTGGGCGAAGCGCGCATCAACACCATCGCAAAAGACCCAAGCAATCCGCTGTACAACTACATGGTACCGGATGCTCCACAGAAACGTTCCTTCCAGTTCCACTTCAACTACAACAAGATGAAGGATGACGGCACACCGGATGACAACTGGAACAAGGCAATCGCAAACGACTCCTTCCGTAAGGTATGGTGGTACGGTTTGGATCTGAGCAACTACTTCAAGAGATTCAACGCCATCAACCCAATGATCTGTGAGAACAACTACTACACCATGAAGGGTCTGTGCTACACCTCTGACGGCAAAGACTATGTTGAACTGGTAAGAGATGCAATGGGTATGAAAAAAGAGGATGGAAAGACCCCTGCAAGACTGGACAAAGCAAAGGCAGAACAGTACAAGAAACAGGCAATGGAAGAACTGAGTGCACAGGGAGTTACCTTCCCGGTTCAGGCAGATTACTACATCCTCGCTTCCAGCCAGACTGCTCTGGACAGCGCTAACGTTCTCAAACAGGTATTCTCCGACAGCTTTGGTGATGATTTCATCCAGCTGAACATCAAGACCTTCATTAAGAGCCTGCGTCAGGAAGTTGTACAGGCACACCTCCAGTCCTTCGTTAACAATGGTTGGGGTGCAGACTACGGCGACCCACAGAACTTCCTGGGTCAGGAGCTGTACGGCTATGACAACGCAGACTACTCCACACATTATTCCTACATCAATGAAGTAGAAGAAAATGAATCCACCAAAGAGCTGCTGGAAACCTACAAAACCTTCACCAAAATGGTAGAAGAAGCCGATGCAATCACCAACGATATGGACGCACGCTATGCTGCATACGCAAAAGCAGAGGCTTATATGCTGGATCATGTTCTGGTTCTGCCTAGCGACTACGCAATCGGTTGGGTTTTGAGCAAAGTTGACAACGACAGCAAGATGAACGGTATGTTCGGTATCCAGAACAACAAGATGAAGAACTGGGAAACCAAGAAATCCGGCTACACCTCTGAAGAAAAAGGCGTAGCAGATCAGATCAAAGCATTCACCGAGAGCCTGTAAGCAATCGGTGCAAACCATAAAAAAAGACCTCCCTCGGGAGGTCTTTTTTTTATGCGTGTGTTTTATTTGATTTCAATCAATTCATATTCACGGCTGCCCATGCCCATTTTGACAGCGTGTTCCAAACAACTTTCCCAGTTGGTGTCGGGATGGGTGTCAGTGAAGTGGTCGTGGTGGCAATGTTCTTTTTCCGACAGAACGCTGCCTTCGATGACCGGCTGACGGTTGACCGCATCGGCACATGCCTGGTCGAGTGCTACCGGGTCAAAAGAGGCAAACATACCAATATCAGGAACGATTGGAATATCGTTTTCGGCATGGCAGTCGCAGTAAGGAGAAACGTCGATGACCAAGCTGATGTGGAAGTTCGGGCGACCGTGGATGACAGCGTAGGTGTATTCGGCAATTTTGTAGTTAAGGATGTCATTGGCTTCATCGGTGCCGGCTTTGACCGCATCTTCCGGGCAGGCACCGATGCAGCGTCCACAGCCTACACATTTGTTGTGGTCGATGAAGGCGCGCTTTTTGGCGTTTTTGCGTTCAGCTCGGCTGCCCGGGCGGTTTTCACCGGTATAGTCTACAAAGCTGATGGCATCGTGCGCACAGTTTTTGCGACATTCTCCGCAGGAAATGCAAAGCTCGGGATGTACGTTTGGTTTGCCGCTGCTGTGCATTTCCATCTTGCCGGCGCGGGAGCCGCAGCCCATGCCCAGATTTTTGAAGGCGCCGCCAAATCCGGTGGATTCATGACCTTTAAAATGGTTGAGGGAGATGACGATGTCGGCATCCATGACCGCACGTCCGATTTTGGCTTCCTTCACATATTCCCCGTTGACCGGCACCAATGCTTCGTCGGTGCCCTTCAAGCCGTCGGCAATGATGACATGGCAGCCGGTGGCAAAGGGATTGTAGCCGTTTTCATAAGCGCTGTCCAGATGGTCCAGTGCATTTTTGCGGCGTCCGACATACAGGGTGTTGCAGTCGGTCAGGAAAGGCTTGCCGCCCAGTTCTTTGACCAGGTCCACGATGACCTTTGCATAGTTTGGGCGCAGATAGGCAAGGTTGCCCGGTTCGCCAAAATGAATTTTGATAGCAGTGTATTTGTTTTCAAAATCAATGTTGGCAATACTTGCTTCGCGCACCAGATGATTGAGCTTTTTCAGAAGATTTGTTCCGGCATTTACCTTCATTGAGGTAAAATAAACTTTAGACTTTTCCATTTTTTTCTTTCTCCTTATGAAAGGGGTTGTTCCTTTTCTTAAAAACAACTTTATTATAGCATATTTCGGGAAATTAGAAAATCCCTTTGAATTTTTGAATAAAATATTTCAAAATACGGAATTATTGGTAGGGGTGTGCAGAAAAATCGCTGTTTTTATAAAAACAAGAAGGATTTCTTGTAGATATTTACAAGGTTTTTTCTGGAAAATGCGGACAAAAGCGGAATTTAATAAAAAGTAATTGTGCAAAATGATAAATCGTGAAAAGTTAAACAGTTGAAATTTGTAAAGAAAGTGCTATAATGAGGAGGACATAAGCAGAGTAGACAAACAGGCGTTAAGTGTTCGGCAAACGGGGAGTTGTTGCTGGGACGAAAAATCCGAAACAGGATTTGCGGTCTGTCTGTCGCATCCCGCTGTTACATACAAGGAGCATATCTCCAAGTTTGTACAGCCGTCAAATTTGTTTAGGAGGTATGATTCTTATGAGCTTTATGTCAAATGAATGTGGGGGAACCTTATCAATCTCCCAAAAATTTCGTCAGTCTGCACAGGAGCTGAAATCTGTGCGCACCCTGACCGGTGTTTCGATGCTGTTGGCAATGAGCATCGTCATCTCGTTTGTGGGTTCGGTTCGTTTGACCGAAACACTGAAGATTGGGTTGGGGTATCTGATCACCGCGCTGCTGGGTATGTTGTATGGACCGTTTACAGCAGCGATTGCAGCAGGAGCCGGAGACATCATCAAGTATCTGCTCAAACCGGACGGCGCGTATTTCTTTGGCTTTACCTTGACGGCGATGTTGGGCGGAATGGTGTATGGATGTTTCTTGTACCGGGAAAAATGCACCATTTTTCGTGCGATTGCATCCAAGAGCTTAATTTCGTTGCTGCTCAACTGCTGCTTGAACACCTTTTGGATTTCCCTTTTGTATGGAATGCCGTTTTTGGGCGCATTGGGTCCAAGGGTGATTAAAAATGTTGTGGCACTGCCGTTTGAAATCATTCTGTTGTATATTGTACTCAACGGAATGTCCAAGGTGGTAGACCGCGCTCGATTACATTAAAAACCAGAAAACCTTTATAACGGCAAGGGCTGCAAGAGGATGAAACCTTTTGCAGCCCTTGTTGTTTTGTAAAAGATAGACGGAAAAACTGGATGATTTATAGGAAAATCGACAGCATGATTTTGCAGAACTTCGCTAAAAAAGGGAAAAAACTTGACAAGTAGACTAAAAAAGAGTATTTTTAAAGAAGGATTTTAATGCAATAACTGCAGATGGAATTATAGATATGGAGTGACGATATGCTCGAATTAAAAAATATTTCTCTGAGTGTAGAGGATGAATTTAGCAACAATACACAGAAGGAGATTCTGCGTGACATCAGCTTCACCGTTGACAGCGGAAAATTTGTAGTCATTACCGGACCAAACGGCGGAGGAAAATCCACCCTGGCAAAAACCATTGCCGGAATTCTTCAGCCGGAAAAGGGACAGATTTTGCTCGACGGTGAGGACATCACCGGTATGAACATCACCGAACGTGCCAAGAAAGGCATCAGCTTTGCTTTTCAGCAGCCGATTCGTTTTAAGGGCATCACTGTGCGCGATTTGATTGGTCTGGCAGCGGGCAAGGAAATCAGCGACTGTCAGGCTTGCTCCTACCTCAAGCAGGTGGGACTGTGTGCAAAGGATTATATCGACCGCGAGGTCAACGCAAGCCTTTCCGGCGGCGAGATCAAACGAATCGAGATTGCCACCGTGATGGCGCGCAAGACTAAGCTGAGCATTTTTGACGAGCCGGAGGCAGGCATCGACCTGTGGAGCTTCAACAATCTGATTGAAGTGTTCCGCGATATGCGCCGGGAAATCAACGGCTCGATCATCATTATTTCCCATCAGGAGCGAATCCTGGACATTGCCGATGAGATCATTGTCCTGGCAGACGGAAAGATTTCAGCGCGAGGCACCAAGGAGCAGATTCTGCCGCAACTGCTGGATGAAAACTGTCAGTACTGCCCAAAGGGAAGAGGACCGCTGTTTGAACAAGGGGGAAATTGTGATGAATGATATTACCAAAAAACTGTTGAGTATGATTTCGGATATTTCCGGTGAGATCAAGGGAGCTTTCAACATCCGCGAGGACAGCGGCTGCGCAGGCAGACAGTCCAGCGAAAATGTTGACATTGTGCCAAAGGTCGGACAACCCGGCATCGACATCATTATCAAGCCGAACACAAAGGAAACCGTCTATATTCCTGCCTGTGTGACCAAGAGCAATGTGAATGACTTGGTGTATAACGACTTCTATGTGGGAGAAAATTCGGACATCGTTATCGTGGCAGGCTGCGGCGTCCATGTGGACGGCGAGGAAGATTCCCAGCACAACGGAATCCACCGCTTTTTCCTCTCCAAAAATGCGCGAGTGCGCTATGAGGAAAAGCACATCGGCATCGGCGATGGCACCGGCAAACGCATCATCAATCCGAAGACTCATATCGAGATGGCAGAAAGCAGCTACATGGAGATGGATACCGTGCAGATCAAAGGAGTGGACTCCACCAAACGGGAAACCACAGCCGTTCTGCAAGGGGATGCTAAGCTGATTATCCGCGAAAAGATTATGACCCATGGGGAGCAGCGTGCAGAAACCTACTTCAAGGTGGATTTGGACGGGGCAGATTCCAGTGCAGATTTGGTCTCCCGCTCGGTTGCAAAGGGCAATTCCTACCAGTATTTCCGTTCGGTCATCAACGGAAACAACCGCTGTGCAGGTCACTCGGAGTGTGATGCCATCATCATGGAAAAGGGTGTGGTCAGCGCTGTACCGGAGCTGACCGCCAATGACATCGACGCTCAGCTGATTCATGAGGCGGCAATCGGCAAGATTGCCGGTGAGCAGTTGATCAAGCTGATGAGTCTGGGTCTTACCTCGGAAGAAGCAGAGGCAAAGATTGTAGAGGGCTTCTTAAAGTAAAGTAAGTAAAGAAAAATCCCGAACCGACCGGTTCGGGATTTTTTTATAGGTTCTTTTGGTTAGCGCTTTCTTCTGGGTGGGTTGGATGAGGACGGGCTGCGTTGTTGTGCGCTGTTTTGTTGCAGCTGCTGGCGCCGTGCCTCCGCTGCACGCTTGCGTGCGATGCGTTTTTTATACTTGCGCTTGTTGTGGAAGCGAACAATCAGGAGCAGGATGAGCAGCACCAAAAAGATGATGAAGACAATCTTGACAACATTGAAGATTTTGGTAAACAGCTCCTGGCGTGCCTGCTGCTTCTGAGCTTTGATTTCGTTAAAGGTCAGTACATTTACCTTTAGCTTCAGTGCAGCCATGGTAGGGACCATGTACTGTGCGGCTTCCTGCATACGGCTGTTGGAAATGGAGAAGGTGATGGTCGATGCCATTTCCTCATCCTGATAGTATCTGCCGGGGATGTCAGAGGTGAGGACAATGTCGTCCTTGCTAAAGTTTTTGTGCAGCAGGACGGTAAAATCCGAATCGGTGGAATAGGTAGCATTTCCGATATATTCGCTGCCTTCGGTTCCTTCGCTGCGTGTGCTGTAAACCGGCGTACGGAAGCCTTCGGGAGCTAATTCAGCGGCAGTGTAGGTGATGGGAGTGAAATTGCCGTAGCAGTAGTTGAACAGATTGGTCATGTCGGTCTGCAAAGCATAGGCACTGCTGCCGGTGCAGTTGAGAGCAACACAGATCAGTCGCACGCCATCCCGCTCCACCACAGAGACACCGGTATAATTGCCCTGGGTGGTGTGACCGACCTTCATGCCCAGAATACCGTTGTAATAGTTTTCACTGGAGGAGAGCATCATGCTTTCGTCGCTGTTGCGTCGCCAGTTTCTGGGCAGCGATTGTTTGTTGGTGGGCTCCATCGAATATTCGGTCTGACCGAAATATTGCAGGAAGTTGGGTGTCCCCAGTGCGTAGCGGGTAATCAGTGCCATGTCATAGGCGGTGGTGTACTGATTTTCATTGTACAGTCCGTGTGGGTTGACAAAATTGGAATTGACACATCCCAGCGATTTTACCTTTTCATTGAGAATCTCCATAAATCCGGCTGTGTAGCTGGTGGAGCCGTCCTCCATCGCGACCGAACGGTTTGCCAATTTAGCAGCACAGTCGGCAAGGGAGTTGGCGGTATCGTCGGCGGACTGAATCAGCGAGCCGTACAACAGGTCACGAATCTTGACCACCTCGTCCTGGGTGATGGCAACGTAGGTGCCGTTGCTGAAGCGGTAGGACTCGGGGCAGGTGGGGAAGACGTCTTCGGTGGTAATGGTGTAGCTGCCTTCCGGGTCCACATACTCCAAAGCCAGGGCGGAGGTGAGCATCTTGGTGATGTCACCGGGATACTGCCGTTTGTCTGGGTTTTTGGAAATCAAAATCTGACCGGTTTCAGCGTTCATCACGATGTAGGAATCGGAAGTGATGGTGGGCAGAGCTGTTACGGTGTTGTCTGCTGTGCCGGTGGTACCGGTCGTGCCAGCAGTGCCGGTAGTGCCAGTAGTGCCGGAAGCATCGGTCGTTCCGGTGGTACCATCGGTTCCGGTTGTGCCGGTGGGATTGTTGGTTGTGCCCTGTGCAGGTTGCTGCTCGGTAGTAGGCGGTGTAGTCGTGCCGGTTTGCGGGGTAGTAGCAGCCTGTGCGAAGGCGGGCAACGCCATTTGGCAGGCAAAAACAAGGCTGAGGGCAACACTGAGTACACGTCTGAGTGGCTTGGAGATATTTTTTTTCAACAGAGGAACCTCCTAATCTATCTCGATTTTTGAATTTTTAAAGATTCTTTACTTTATATCTTAGCATAACTTCCGCGAAAAAAGAAGGACTTTCGATTACTTTTTATCAATTATGTGACAAAAATCAGAGAAAATTTTGGAATGAGGAATAAATATTCCTGAGCCGGAGCAAAATAAGAGCGGAAAAAGACAGTAGAATCCAGTTTTTCCACAGATTCTTTTTAGAAAGAAGGATGAACGATGAGTAAATTGACCTGTCATGTGACCAGCTGCGCTAGCAATCAGAATTGCTGCTGCTGTCAGCCTGCCATCAAGGTGCAGGGAAGAGGAGCCTGCCGGTGCAGTGAAACCGAATGCCAGAGCTTCCACAAAAAGGGAACAGGAGAAATCTCCAATGCGACCCAGTTTTCCCATCCAAACCCGGACTGCATGATTAAATGTACAGCGGAGCATTGTGTGTACAACACCCAGGGCAGCTGTACTGCCGAGCAGGTGGACATCAGCGGATACGGCGCACAGGAGCGCTGTGAAACCAGCTGCAAAAGCTTTCGCGCCAGATAGGTCTTATAGACAAAAAACATTCGGCGTTTGATTTGGAAGGATACCGTATAAAAGGACACCCCATCTGCTTGAAAACAGATGGGGTGTTTTCCGTTAAAAACCTTTGGGTGGTTCGTGGTCTTCCCGGGAGGAAGAAGGAAAGGGATGTGCAAAGCCAACGGTTCCCACCCAACTGGCTCCTGCCTGTCGCAGAGCCTGGGCGCAGGCGAGCATAGTGGAGCCGGTGGTGATGACATCGTCCACCAGCAGGATGCGTTTGCCTGCGACCTGCTGTTCATCCAGAACGCGGTAGACACCCTGCAAATTGGTGCGCCGTTCTGCTGCGCTCAAGGTGTGCTGGGCAGCGGTAGCGGCAGTCTTTTCCAAAAGCTGTTGACAGGGCAGATGCAGCTGTTTGGCAAGCTCCTGCGCAATCAGCTGTGCCTGATTGTAGCCTCGTTTTCGTTTGCGCTTTGTGTGCATGGCAACTCCGCAGAGCAAATCCGGCTCTTCTTCCAATAAGGCAGGACCGAGGTGCTGTGCCATCAAAATGGCAAAAACGCGCGCTAACTGCGGCTGGTTTTGAAACTTGAGCCGATGCACCGCCTGCGCAGCTTCGTGGGAGTAATCGGCAAAGGCAAAGCAGGCATCCAGTCCATCCAGAAAAAAGGCAGGATGGTCACAGGCAAGGCTGTTTTTGCAGCGGGAACAGCAGCGGCGCTCGGCAGGGATAATCTCTCCGCAGAAGGGGCAGCGGGAGGGCCAGAAGAAATGCAGCAGCTTTCGCAATGGTACCAAAGTGGACATAGCAGCCATCGCTTATGCCTGTAGACCGATGAGGGCAGCACCGATAACGCCGGCGTCGTTGCCCAGCTCGGCAATGCGCACCTCGGTACGGTTTTGAGAGAAGCGGTCGAAGCAGAAGCGGTTCATGTGTTCGCGAATCGGGCGCAGCAGGTTTTCTCCCTGCTTGGAAACGCCACCTCCCAGACAGATGATTTCCGGCTGGAGGGTATTAACCGCGTTGACAATCACTTCGCTCAGAACACCGGTGTATTCTTCCACCGCAGCCTGACCGGCTTTGTCGCCCTGGGCAGCTGCATCAAAACAGGTGCGTCCGTCGACCTTGTCGATGTCTCCGTCGCACAGCTTCCACATCAGGGAATCCGGGTTTTTGTTCATCTGCTCTTTGGTGGTCAGAATCAGTCCGGTAGCGGAGCAGTAGATGTCGATGCAGCCCTTGCGACCGCAGGTGCACTGGCGTCCGTTCAGGCAGATGACCGAGTGTCCGAACTCGCCGCCGGCAAAGCCGTAGCCGTTGTAGATTTTGGAGTTGATGATGATGCCGGAGCCGACACCGGTGCCCAGCGTGATGGCAAGCATATTCGAGATGTGTTTGCCATCCTTCATTCTGCCGGCGCCTGCCATAAATTCGCCGTAGGCTGCCGCATCGGCATCATTGGCGATAAAGACCGGCTTGTGCAGCTCGTCCTCCACCATCTTTCCGATGGGGATATTCTGGAAGTAGAGGTTGCTGGCGTAGATGACTTCCTTCTTCTGGTTGTCCACAATGCCGGGAGAGCCGATGCCCACCATTTCAATCTGCTCCATTGGGACACCGGCATTTTGTGCAGCGGTGCGGGCAGCTTTTGCCATACTTTTAGCAATTTCTATAGCAGGGCGTCCTACCAGGGTTTTTTCGCTGGCTTTGGCAATCAGTTGAAACTGTTCGTCCACCACGCCTGCGACGATGTTGGTTCCGCCCAGGTCGATGCCGATGTAATATTTCATCATAAAAACACTCCTTTAGGTTGGGTTTGTTTATTTTTCATCAATTCTTACTTTATCATAGCATTCGCAGGCTTTCTTTTCAATTCCTTTTTGAAAGATTCCCAAAAAAATGACAGGATTTTGCACAAAACGCTGCGCAAAATTGTCGTTGGAAATGACGAAAAAAGCCTCAAAAACAGGAAAAGCGTTCGAGACAAATGGTCAAAAACGCAGGAGAGTCAGCATTGACGAAAATGCCGGAAAATTGTATAATAAAGGATAGTATTTAAACTATTTACAAAGAAATGCCTGTCGAAAAAGCAGAAAATCTTATGAATACCGATGGAAAAACGCAAATAGTCTGCGGGAATGAAGGCAGAATGGAATAACGGCAGGCAAACGACAGATACTGATCGGAAAACAATTACTTTGATTGGAATACAGGGGAGCTACAGAAATGGGAAAACAGTTAGTGGATACACAGCCGAACAGCAAGCCGCCTGTGGTGGTTTCTCGGGAGGAGATGATGCGGCAGTGGCAGATGGCAGGAGAAAACCGTCAGCTGCTGGTGCATCGGATGGGACGCACACCGCGGGCGTGGGTCAGAACCTTTGGCTGTCAGGGCAATGTGGCAGACAGTGAAAAAATCATGGGAATGCTGCTGGACATGGGCTGTGAACCGGCGCAGCAGGAGGACCAGGCGGATATTATCCTGTACAACACCTGTGCCATCCGAGAAAATGCACAGGTCAGACTGTTAAGCATGGTAGGAGAGCTCAAACGCCTGAAGGCGGCAAATCCTTCTATCATCGTGGGTCTGTGCGGCTGCATGATGCAGCAGAAGGAGATGGTCAACCAGATTCGGGTCAGCTATCCGTTTGTTGAGCTGATTTTTGGAACCCATGTGCTGTACACCCTGCCGGAGCTGATCAACCGACTGCTCAAAGGGGAGCGCAGGGTGGTCAACTACTTTGAAGGAGAAGGCAGAGAAAACCCGATTGCGGAGGGACTGCCGATGCGCCGCGCAGATGGCGTGCAGGCTTCTTTGCAGATTATGTACGGATGCGACAATTTCTGTTCGTACTGTATCGTCCCCTATGTGCGCGGCAGAGAGGTCAGCCGTGAACCGCAGGAAATCTTGCAGGAAGCAAAGGAAATCATCGCTCTTGGTTACAAGGAGATCCTGCTGCTGGGTCAGAATGTCAATTCCTACGGCAAAGGGCTGTCGCAGCCAATCAATTTTACCCAGCTGCTTTCTCAGATCGAGTCGCTGGAGGGGGATTTCCGCATCCGCTTTATGACCTCCCATCCAAAGGATTGCACCAGGGAATTGATCGACCTGATTGCGCAAAGCAAAAAGATTTGCCACAACATCCATCTTCCGGTGCAGAGCGGTTCCGACCGGGTGCTGCGCCAGATGAACCGCCGCTATACCAAAGAGCATTATCTGTCGTTGATTGAATATGCCCGCCAGAAGATGCCGGATGTCACCTTTACCACCGACATCATCGTGGGCTTCCCCGGCGAAACCTATGAGGACTTCCAGCAGACGATGCAGCTGTGCCGTCAGGTGCGCTACCAGTGTATGTTTACCTTCATCTTTTCTCCGCGACCGGGCACCCGGGCAGCTTTGCTGGACGACCCGGTTCCGTACAAGGAAAAGACCCGTTGGCTCAACGAGCTGATTGCGCTTCAGCATACCATCAGTGAGGAGGACAACCGCGCGATGGAAGGCAGGGTGCTGCGGGTGCTGGTCGAGCATCCCAGCGAGCACCGGGAAGGCTGGATGACCGGCAGATGTGAAAACGGGATGCTGGTACAGTTTCCGTCCACAGAGCAAAGGGTGGGAACCTTCTGTCAGGTGCGCATCACAAAAGGGCTGCGCTCGGAATATGAGGGCGAGCTGGCAGAATAAATCTTAAGCGTTGACCCTGTGCGGCATCCTGATACGGTGTAGTGCAGGAGACAATAGATATTCAATTCTGGAGGAGATCACAATGGACATCATCACAATGGCCAGAGAGCTGGGTAAGCTGATCCAGCAGGACGAACGATACAAGAGAATCGACGCTGCAAAAAAAGCGAACGATGAGGATGAAAAGCTGCAGGAGCTGATTGCAAAATTCAACCTCAAACGTTCTGAGCTGAGCGTAGAGATGTCTCAGGAAAACAAAAATCCTGAGAAACTCAACCAGCTGGACAAGGAGCTGAAAGCTCTGTACCAGGAAGTAATGGCAAATCCAAACATGGCTGAATTCAATGCTGCAAAAGCAGAGGTAGACGGCATGATGAACTTCATCAGCACCATCCTCTACGGTTCGGTCAACGGTGAGGACCCTGACACCATCGAGATGCAGGCAAGCTGCGGCGGAAACTGCAGCGGCTGCTCGGGCTGTCACTAATCGGAAGACAACAGCGAAGTCAGCCAGCATCCTTAGGGTGCTGGCTGACCCTGTATACAAAAACAAACCGATCGGCTGTTGTACAGAAAGGACAGGCGCTGTCCTCTGTGTATAGCAGCCACAGATCAAGTGAAGAGAGGAAACGACGATGGAAAGAAAGATTTCGAGCAAACCGGTCGATGTCAGTCGACTTTCCCCGATGATGCGCCAGTACTGGAAGGTCAAGGAGCAGTATTTGGAGCAGCTGCTGTTTTTTAGGCTGGGAGATTTTTATGAGCTGTTTTTTGACGATGCGCTGATTGCCTCGCGGGAGCTGGAGCTGACCTTGACCGGTAAGGAGTGCGGTCTGGATGAGCGTGCGCCGATGTGCGGCATCCCGTACCACAGCTGTGAAAACTACATAGCCAGACTGGTCAAAAAGGGGTATAAGGTGGCAATCTGCGAGCAGATGGAGGACCCCGCCACTGCAAAAGGGCTGGTCAAACGGGAAATCATCCGCGTGATTACGCCCGGTACCGTGCTGGAAAGCAATATGCTCGATGCAGGCAGCAATAATTATCTGTGTCTTATCTTCCGTCATCCTCAGCAGGAGTGTTTTGGCGTAGTTTTTTCGGATGTTTCTACCGGCGAGGTGTACGCTTTACAGGTGGATTCCGATTGGGAAAAGCGGGTGATCGGCGAGTTGGGCAGATTTTCTCCGGCAGAGGTTTTGATGAATTTACCGGCGGGCAGCTGTGAGCCGCTCCAGAAGTTTTTAAGCGACCGTTTACAGGTGACCGGCGAGATTTTGGATGAAGAATATTTTGATTGGGAAAGATGCAGAAAGCTTTCGGCGGACCAGTTTGGCAGCGAGGAGATTGCGCAGCTGGAAAGCAGCGGACAGCAGTCGGTCATTTTTGCGCTGGGAGCGATGATCCATTATCTGACACAGACGCAAAAGCACGGTTTGGAAAGCCTGACCCATCTGGAAATATACAGCGACGAGCAGTATATGACGCTTGATTTGACTGCGCGGCGCAATCTGGAGCTGACCCGCACCCTGCGCAGCGGAGAACGCCGCGGTACTCTGTTGTGGGTGCTCGACCAGACCAAGACCCCGATGGGAAAACGTCTCATCCGCTCGGTGCTGGAAAAGCCGCTGCTTAATCCAACAGCCATCAACAAACGCCTCAATGCGGTCGGAGAACTGTTGGGTGACAGCGTTCGCTTGGATAATATCCGCCAGGAGCTGCGGGATATTTTTGATATGGAGCGGTTGATTACCCGCATTGTCTACGGACTGGTCACACCGCGGGAGATGCGCTCGCTGCAATTTACCGCACAAAAACTGCCGCAGCTCAAGCAGACGGTGGGTGAGGTACAGTCGGTCTACCTGACCCGACTGTTGGATGGGATGGATACGCTCGAGGACATCAGCAGCATGATTGAGTGCGCCATCTCCGATGACCCGCCGGCTCTGCTCAAGGATGGAGGGGTCATCCGCACCGGGTACAACGAGGAGCTGGACTCGCTGCGGGAGATTGTCCACAACACCAAGGGTGTGCTCACCGCACTGGAAAGCAGGGAGCGGGAAAAAACCGGGATCAAAAATCTGAAGGTCGGTTTTAACAATGTGTTTGGCTATTATATTGAGGTCACCCGCTCCTTCTTGTCACAGGTGCCGCCAGAATATGTTCGCAAACAGACGCTGACCGGCAGCGAGCGGTATATCACCCAGGAGCTAAAGGAGCTGGAGCAGCAGATTCTGGGTGCAAAGGACCGCATCCTGGTGTTGGAAAATAATCTGTTCGACCAGCTGCGTCAGCAGGTAGCGGTGCAGATTCATCGGGTGCAGGCGACGGCAAATGCCATCGCCTGGCTGGATTTGTACGCCAGCTTTGCCGCAGTTGCCCTCGAGCAAAACTACTGCCGACCGGATGTTGACCTGTCGGGCCGGATCCATATTCAGGATGGCAGACATCCGGTGGTGGAAAAGATGCTGACCGACACTTTATTTGTGGCAAATGACGTGCTGCTGGACAAGGCGGAAAATCAGGTGGCAATCATCACCGGACCGAATATGGCGGGTAAGTCCACCTACATGAGGCAGGTGGCGCTGATTGTGCTGATGGCACAGATTGGCAGCTATGTACCGGCTCGTTCGGCACAGATTGGTGTGGTGGACGGAATCTACACCCGAGTCGGTGCATCGGATGATTTGGCATCGGGACAGTCCACCTTTATGGTGGAGATGAGCGAGGTGGCGCAGATTTTAAAGAGCGCGACCGAGAACAGCCTGCTGATTTTGGATGAGATTGGCAGAGGAACCTCCACCTTTGATGGAATGAGTATTGCACGGGCGGTCATCGAACATATTGCCAACCGCCGCAAGCTGGGCGCCAAGACGCTGTTTGCCACCCACTACCACGAATTGACCGAGATGGAGCAGTCCTTCTTCAACATCAAGAATTATAATATCGCGGTCAAAAAGAACGGCAACGACATCTTTTTCCTGCGGCGCATCATGCGGGGTGGAACGGACGACAGCTATGGCATCGACGTTTCTCGCCTGGCAGGGATTCCCGAGGACATTATCCAGCGCGCCCAGCAGATTTTAAAGCAGCTGGAATCGGGTGCGCTCTCCTCCTCCAAACAAAAGGCAAAGCAGCAGAGCGAGCAAATCCAGCTGTTGCCGCAGGAGGACAGCGAGCTGGTCAGAAGGCTCAAGGAGATCGACATCGAAAAAATCACGCCGCTTCAGGCGATGGTGCTTCTGGCAGAACTGAAGGCGCGGGTGTAACCGCAGCGGATGCCGGAAGCGGAAAAGAGGAATGAGTATGGTATTTTTTGCAGACAGGATGTATCAGCTGCGCAATGAAAAGGGATACACCCGCGAACAGTTGGCATCGGAATTGGGCTGTATGCCGCGGCAGATTCAGGATTACGAGGAGGGCAAGCTGTATCCCCATGCCATCACCATGGTGGATATTGCCGACTTTTTTGATGTATCGCTGGACTACCTGATGGGCAGGACCGAGTGCAGAGAAATCAACAAAATCAAATAAATCAAACAAGATGCAGAGGAAACGAGGTGAACGGGAATGGGAGTTATCAAGCTGCTGGACGAGCAGGTTTCCCAGCTGATTGCGGCAGGAGAGGTGGTCGAGCGACCCTCTTCGGTGGTCAAGGAGCTGGTGGAAAATGCCATCGACGCCAAGGCAAGCAAGGTGACCATCGAGATACGCCATGGCGGCGTGACCATGATTCGAGTCAGCGACAACGGAAGCGGGATCGCACCGGAGGATGTCCCGATGATGTTTTTGCGCCACGCCACCAGCAAGGTGCGCAGTCGGGAGGATTTGGGCTGCATTGCGACGCTGGGTTTTCGCGGCGAAGCGATGGCATCCATCCACGCAGTGTCCCGCATTGAGGTGCTGACCCGACAGCCGGATTGCAACGAGGGTACGCGCTATGTGGGAGAAGGCTCCCAGACCGGTCAGATGGAGCCGGCAGGGTGTCCGGTCGGTACCACTGTGAAGGTGTGTGACCTGTTTTACAACACACCGGCTCGAATGAAGTTTTTAAAGAAGGATGTACAGGAAGGAAACGCAGTGGCAGCGGTGGTGGAGCGGGTTGCGCTGTCCCATCCCGAAATCTCCTTCCAGTTTATACGGGAGGGACAGACCCGTATTCACACGCCGGGCGATGGCAAGCTGCTGTCAGCCATCCATGCGGTGTACGGGCGGGAATTTACCCGCGATTTGGCAGCGGTGGACTACACCACAGGGCAGATTCATGTCGAAGGTTATATCGCTCTTCCGGTCGCCAGCCGTTCCAACCGCACCATGCAGACCTTTTTTGTCAACGGCAGATATGTCAAGAGCGGAACAGCACGTGCAGCGCTGGAGGAAGCGTACAAACATTCCATCATGGTCGGGAAGTTTCCTGCCTGCGTGCTCAACCTGTCCATCCCTTTCACCGAAACGGACATCAACGTCCATCCGGCGAAGATCGAGGTTCGTTTTACCAACGAGCGACCGGTCTTTGATGCCGTGTATTATGCGGTGAAGGATGCGCTGAGCCGGGAGGATTACACCCCTGTACCCAAGCAGACCAAAAAGCCGATGACCGTCTTTGACCTCCAGCGACAGCCACAGGTGGAACAGCAACAGCTGACACAGACACCGGCTCCTTCGCAGCCGCAGCGGGTCAGTGCGCAGCAGTACCGGCAGATGGTCGGGTTGCCGCAGCAGACCGAACGCAATGTCAAAACGCAGTCGTCGGCAGCGCACAAGGCACAGCCGGATGACCGTATCACCTTCCGGGACCACGACCCGCAGACGGCAAAGTGGGAGAGGGAGCATCCGCTGATTTTGCTGGAGGAACCAAAGTTTACTCCGACTAAAAAGGGGAAGGATTCTATTCCGCAGGAGGAAAAGTGTGAAACACCGGTGCAAACTTCGGCAGAGAAGGAAGAAAAACGACCGGAGCAAAAAACACCGGAACAAAGTTTCCACACTGAGCCAAAGTCATCGAACTCGGTCGAGCAAGAGCGGGAAATGACCGAACCGCCACAGCTTCGGCTGGTGGGCGAGGTGCTGGGGACCTATCTGGTGGTCGAATCGGCGGACAGCATGATTTTAATCGATAAGCACGCTGCCCACGAACGGCTCATCTTCAACCGCCTCAAGCAGCAGTGTCTGACCGACGACCGGCAGCTGCTGTTGGAGCCGGTGGTGGTGCACCTGAGCCGCGAGGACTACCAGGGAGCGGCGGGCAACCTTGCGTTGTTTGAGCAGGCAGGATTTCTGGTGGAGGAGTTTGGCGACGGGGACCTGCTGGTGCGCGAGGTGCCGGTGATGCTGAGCGGAGCGCAGATTCGGGAGATTGTCGAGCAGACTGCGCACGACCTTTCCCAGCACAAAAAGGACATGACCCCGCACGCACTGGACGACCTGCTTCATTCGGTCGCCTGCAAGAGCGCGGTGCGTGCCAACGATAAAAATACCGTCCCCGAGCTGTGGGAGATCGTGCAGCTGTTGCAGGAGGACGAAAATGCAAGATACTGCCCGCACGGGCGTCCGGTCGCCAGAAGCTTTTCCCGCCGGGAGCTGGAAAAACTGTTTGGCAGGCTGGGATAAACAAAAGCAGGAAGGAATGTTGAGATGGAAAACAGGATACCGCTGGCAGTGATTGCGGGTCCTACCGCTTCGGGAAAGACAGCGGCTGGTGTCCGCGTAGCGCAGCTGCTGGGAGGGGAGGTCATCTCCGCCGATTCGATGCAGATTTATAAGCATCTGACGGTGGGTACGGCAAAACCGCTTGTGCAGGAAATGCAAGGGGTCCCGCATCATCTGATCGACTTTTTGGAGCCGTCCGAATCCTTTTCGGTGGCAGATTATGTCCGGCTTGCCCGACAGCAGATCGAGCAGGTCCACCAAAGAGGGCATCTGCCGGTGCTGGTGGGAGGGACCGGACTGTACATCAGCTCGCTGGTGGATAATATCCAGTTTTCGCAGGAGGACGGCGACCCACAGCTGCGGGAGCAGCTGAAGGGATTTGCCGAGCAAAACGGTGTGCAGGCGCTGTGGCAGAGACTGGATGAGGTGGACCCGGCGGCAGCGCAGAAGATTCACCCCAATAATGTCGGCAGGGTGGTGCGTGCGCTGGAGGTCTTTTACACCACAGGGACACCCATCTCCCGCCAGCAGGAGCTTTCCCGACAGCAGCCGTCGCCCTACCGTCTGTGCATGATGGCGCTGGGCTTTCGCGACCGGCAAAAGCTGTATGACCGCATCAATCTGCGGGTCACCCGCATGGTGGAGGACGGTCTGGAGCAGGAGGCGCGCTGGCTGCGGGAACAGGGATACAGTGCGACCAGCTTTCAGGCAATCGGCTACAAAGAAATGGGTCTGTATCTGGATGGGGAAGAAACGCTTGAGCAGGCGTGCGAGCGGATTCGGCAGGAGTCCCGCCGGTATGCCAAACGGCAGCTGACCTGGTTTCGCAGGGACGAGCGTTACCACTGGTTTTGGGCAGACGAGTTTGCCGATGCCGAACAGATGCACCGGCAGATGGCACAGTTGGCACAGCAAATGCTGTTAAAATAAAGGTCGATGCCACAGCTCGACAAAAAATTGCAGGAAAACAGGATATACTGTAAAAAAAGAAGGAGGTCATGTCATGCTTAATTTGCAGGATATGTTTTTAAATCAGCTTCGAAAAGAAAAAATCATGGTGACCGTTTATCTGGTCAACGGCTTCCAGCTCAGAGGCTATGTCAAGGGATTTGATACCTTTACCATTGTTGTGGAAAACGAAGGAAGACAGAATCTGGTCTACAAGAACGCAGTTTCCACCATCACGCCAACCAAACCGGTCAAGCTGCTGGAAAATATCCCGGTTCAGCCGGAGAGCACTGCATCGGAAAAGCTATCCGCTGCATCGGAAAAGGAAACCGGTGCACAGCAGGAGCCGCAGGCGCAGCCAAAGCAGGACACAGAACAGCCGCAGCAGTAATATGCGACGTAACGCATCAAGAAACGGTCGGAGGAAATGATGTCAGGTTATCAGAAAAAAAGGACCAAAAACGGCAGGATCATCATGGCGGTGTGCGGTGTGCTGTTGCTGCTCTATCTGGGCGGACAGCTGTGGGGATTTGCCAACATCAAGCTGCGCACCGAGCAGGTGGAGGAGGACACCCTGTATGATTTTGTGCGTACAGAGGGACTGGTGTTCCGCAGCGAGGAGGTCATTTCAAAGGCAACCAGCGGCGTGATGGTCTATAACTGTGCGGATGGCGAAGAGGTTGCGATGGACCAGGAGGTAGCGGCGGTGTACAAGGACAGCACCGTGTCCATGGTCAACAATCAGCTCGACCAGTTGCGGCAGGAGCTGGCTTCGCTGAACAAGGCGCAGACGGTCAAGGCGACCCGCTATTCGGCGGTGGCAAATCTTTCTAACCAGATCAACGACCAGGCGGGCAAAATCGTCGATTTTGCGCAGGACGGCATGGTGGAAGGCATCGCCGAACAGAAGGAGGAGCTGACCAGCCTGCTCAACCGCAAAAAGATTGCGCTGGGGCAGGAGGAATCCTTCTCCGAGCGCATTGCAGAGCTGAATGCCCAGATTGCGTATCTGGAAAAGACCAAGGAAAAGCAGCGCGGCGTTTCCATCGACGCACCCAAGGCAGGATATTTCTGCAAGGAGGTCGATGGATACGAGGAGGTCCTGACAGCAGAAGCACTGGACCAAATGACCTATGACGAGTATCAGCAGCTTCAGCAGCAAAAGCCCAAAACGGTCAGCAATCCCATCGGCAAGATTGTGACCACCCACGTCTGGTATCTGACGGTGGACCTGCCCAACGAAGAAGCGCAGAAGTTTGAGGTGGACGACACTGTCAAGCTGGACTTCAAGTTTGCCAACGGACAGACGGTAAACGCTCGGGTGTCAGATATTATACCGGACAACAAGCGGACCAATACGGTGATTGTCTTTGAGTGCAAGGACATCACCGACCGACTGCTCAAGGTCCGCAGGCAGAGCGTGGACATCATCTTCACCACCTATTCGGGTCTGCGCATCAGCTCAAAGGCGCTCTACCACGAACAGAACATCCCGGGCGTTTATGTGTTGGACAAAACCACCGTGCGCTTTAAGCCAGTGGAAATCATCAAGGACAACGGCAACTTTATCCTGTGTGAGCCGCGCACCGGCACCGACGATGCCCATACCCTCAATCGGCTGGATTTGGTGATTATCGAAAGCGGAGGCATCGAGATGAAGGATGGCAACTCTCTGGATGAGGACACCGTAAAAGGAGTGGAGTCAAATAATGCAACAGGTTAATCAGCAGCAAAGACAGCAAGAGGTTCGGGAAAATGTCCGTTCGATTTTGCAGCAGGTCCGGCAAACTGCCCTTGAGGCAGGTCGGGACCCGCAGCAGGTGCAGGTGATGGCTGTGACCAAGACAGTGGCTCCTGAGCTGGTCAACGCAGCCATTGCAGAGGGCATCACCCTGCTGGGAGAAAACAAGGCACAGGAGCTGTGCGAAAAGTATGACAGCTACTGCAAAGAGGGGGTCAGCATCCACTTTATCGGTCACCTGCAAACCAACAAGGTTCGACAGATCGTAGATAAGGTGTGCATGATCGAGTCGGTGGACAGTGTGAAGCTTGCACGCGAGATCGAGCGTCAGTGCGCCAACATCGGCAAGGTGATGGACGTGCTGGTCGAGGTCAACATCGGCGCAGAGGAAAGCAAGAGCGGAGTTTCTCCCGAGCAGCTGCCTGCGCTTTTGCAGGAAATTGGTCAGTTTGAGCACATTCGGGTGCGCGGATTGATGACAATTCCTCCGGTGTGCGAGGACGAACAGCAAGTTTCGCAATATTTTTACCAAATGAGCCAACTCTTTATTGACATAAAGCAAAAAAAATATGATAATATCAATATGGAAATTTTGTCTATGGGCATGTCTGCGGACTATCCGATAGCAGTACAGCAGGGCTCAAACATCGTGCGCATCGGCACAGCGATGTTTGGTCAAAGGAATTATAAAAGGAGCTAAGTGAAACTATGGCATTGAGGGATACATTGCGGAATCTGATTGGGATTCCAGAAAATGATTATGACAACGATTATGATGATGAGATGCAGTCGGGCAATATCGACCAGCAGGAAGAGGAACAGACCAGCATGGCATCCCCTTCCTCCGACCGCAAGCACAACAAGGTCGTGAATATCCATGCCACCACCCAGCTGGCGGTTGTGCTGGTCAAACCGGAGCGATATGAGGATGCGGCTTCCATTGCGGACCACCTTAACGCCAAAAAGACGGTTGTGCTGAATCTGGAGCAGACCAGCAAGGATGTTTCCAGAAGACTGATCGATTTTCTGTGCGGCGTGGCATACGCAAACAACGGACAGATGAAACGGGTGGCAAACAACACCTATATCATTACCCCGTACAATGTGGACATTATGGGGGATTTATTGGATGAGCTGGAAAACAACGGCGTCATCTTTTAATCAATGAGACAGGATATGCAGACGCAGCGGGAGGAATCTGATCGACTGCTGCGTGCAAAAACAGCGGATTTGGCACGGCAGATGCAAAGGGACAACCTGCCGTGCTTCAGCCGTTTTCTGGATGGACGGGAGCGGATTCTGGCGCAGAGGGAACTGCAGGCGCTGCATTTTCCGCAGGACCAATATTGCTTCTGGGAAGGATTTGCAGCGGATGTGAAAACTTTGTCTGCGGCAGCACCTCTTCGGTGTATGCTGGGCTTGTTTCCCGATTACCTTGCGCTGACCGAAGGAATGGACCGCTCGGTGTGGGAAGAACAGTTCCCCATCTTTGCAGTGACCCTTTCCTATCGGGAGCAGGATGCGCTGACCCATCGGGATCTGCTGGGTTCTTTGATGGGTCTGGACATCAAGCGGGAGCTGATTGGAGAAATTTTGACAGCGCAGGACCATGCGGTCGTCTTCTGCACCCAGACAGCGCAGCAGATCATCCTTTCGGAGCTGAGTCGTGTAGGACGCGCAGGTGTCCGTGTGCAGCCGGGCAAACCACAGCAGCTGCCGCCGGCATTTTGTCTGCTGGACAAGACCGGTACGGTCAGCTCGATGCGGCTTGACTGCGTGGTGTCGCTGGCGCTGAATCTCAGCCGCGAAAAAAGTGCGGCTTTGATCGAAGGCAGGCAGGTCAGCCTAAACTTTTTTGAAGAAGAAAAAAGCTCCAGAGAGGTCAAGGTGGGGGACATCCTTTCCATACGCGGCTACGGGAGATTTTTGATTTCACAGCAAGGCTCGCTGAGCAAAAAGGGAAGGCTCCATCTGACCATCAGCCAATATATCTGATTTGGAAAATGATACAGGGGAAGACCCCGATAAGATAAATCTCAAAATTTGAGAAGAAAAAGGGAGGTACCTTTAGATGCTGACTCCAGAAACGATTGCCTCCAGACGTTTTGATAAACAGGTGGGCGGCTATAAACAGGACGAAGTAGAGATGTTTTTACAGCAGGTAGCAGGCGAGTATGCAAAGCTGCTGTCTGAAAAGGAAGACCTAGAGGAAAAAATCGAAGTGCTTGCGGAAAAGGTCGAACAGTACCGCGAGGATGAGGACAGCCTGCGCAGCGCGTTGATTGGTGCGCAGAAACTGGGCGACAGCGTCATCCGCGAATCCAAGAGCAAGGCGGAATATATCCTGCGGGAAGCACAGGCACAGGCAGACCAGATTTTGGAAAACGCAC